>Ga0101945_1000005_pt1:0-32500 | contig 1204388 bp, 1059 predicted proteins | sample DewCreD2012metaG_2_FD_75246 | JGI IMG/M metagenome (GOLD analysis project Ga0101945, IMG submission 75246) | Hot spring sediment bacterial and archeal communities from British Columbia, Canada, to study Microbial Dark Matter (Phase II) - Dewar... ... | reverse complement strand
GCCCTGCGATCCCCGCGGTCTGGGCTTGAGTCCGACGATCTCTGCTTTGTGGGCGCTGTTGCCTCAGGGCAATGATCCTTCCCAGGGCGACGAACTGAACACCATCGGCTTCAAAGACACCATCAACAATCCTCTGGAAAGTGATTACTACCACATCCGGTTGGACCACAAGTTGACCAACAACTGGACGATCGAAGGCTCCTTCCGGTATTTCGGTCAGAGTGAACAGGGTTCCACACTCGTCGACATCCGGGGTGGCGAAGGCAACAGCATCTCCCGCGAGGGTTTCCCGAACCGGCAGAACTTTGCCCACGCTGCCATCCGCGGGCAAATCACGCCGAACCTGAGTGGTGATTTCCGCTTCGGCTGGAACCGTAGCCGCACCGCGACGGACCGTTTCCGGCCAAACCAGACGGCAGCACTGCTTGCGCTGCCGGGCACGAACACGCCAGACGGTTTCATCGCTCTGGATATCGGCGCGCGCGGAGGCACGCAGAGCTTGCTCAGTGAACCGATCGACGTCGGCACGCAGGTGGCCCGGAAGCAAGTTTCCGATCAGCGGAACTTCCAGTGGAACGCCGACCTGATCTGGGTCCGTGGCTCCCACATCATGAAGTTCGGCTCGCACGTTCGCTACCTGCCCTTCCTGCACCTGCGTGATGACAAAGTGCTCGGCTCGCTCGGCGCTTTGGTCGCGCAGATTGACTCCGACCTGGGTGTGTTCACTCTGCCTGCTACGAATCGCCCGCCGACCTGCTCGACCACGCTCACGACGAACTGTTTGCGTTCGGCCGATGTCCAGCAGTGGAACCGCCTCTTTGCCGGCATGACGGGCATGATTGACAACGTCAGCGTCATGGCGGTCTGGGACGGCAATTTCAACCCGCTGCCCTTTGGCGAGTTGCTGGTCTCCGACACGACTTCGTGGGCGCCCGAGTTCTACTTCGAGGACACCTGGCGCATCACGAATTCGCTCACGTTCACCTTCGGGGTGAACTACGGCTGGCAAACGTCGCCGAAGGAAAAGTTGGGGCGGCAGAGCTTCCAGGTGGATGCCACCTCGCTGGAGGTCATCACGGCCGAGCAGTACTTCCGTCAACGCTTGAACGCCTCGTTGAACGGGAGGATCTTCAACCCCAACTTTGCCTTCCTGCCCATCAACTCCTCGAGCCGGTCAGACATCATTGCTGTGGACTGGAACAACCTGGCTCCCAATGTGGCGCTGGCTTGGAGTCCCTCGTTCCGGAGCGGATGGCTGGGCTGGCTCTTTGGCGACCGCAAAACCGCTCTCCGCGGCGGCTACCGGCTCGCCTACGACCGGATGAACACGGTGCAGACGGTGATTGTCCCGGCGTTGGGCATTGCCTTCGCACAGACGATCAACGTCAGCGCTCCGCTGTGTAACTCCACCGGTCCAGGTGGTGCGGGTTGTACACCGGGTTCGACCAACCCGGCAGAAAGTGTATTCCGAATTGGCATCGACGGCACCATCCCGCGGCCTGCCGTTCCCAACCGCACGGTGCCGGTCTCGCCTTTCTGGGGTATTGACACCTCCCGGCCCGGTTGTTCGGCCCCTGGCGCAAACGGGTTGTTCGCCAGCACCTGCCTCAGCCTGTTCCCGGAAATTCTCTCCTTCCAGATGGATCCGGACATGGTGGTGCCCTACAACCACATGGTGGATTTCACCTGGCAGAGAGAGCTGCCGTGGAACATGGTGGTCGAGTTCGGCTACGTGGGTCGCTTCGCCCGCAAGCTGATGCAGAGTATGAACCTGGGCCAAGCGCCCTACATCCACGTGGATCCGACCTCGGGCCAGAGCTTCGCGCAGGCGTTCGACGCGGTGGCCTTGGCGCTCCGCGCCGGAACTCCGGTCACATCCTTACCGGCACAGCCGTGGTTCGAGAACAATATCCCGGCGGCTTCCTGCGCCGCATTCGCTTCCTGCACGCAATTCATTGCCAGCGTGCAAGGAGGGAATTTCATCAATGGCAACGTGAGCAGCTTGTTCCTGCGGATCGACCAGGAGCGGTTGCGCGCGAGTCTGGTGCCCTTCGTCAACCTGATTTCCCAGACCCAGTTCCTGCGTTCCAGCACCGGTCGGTCGAACTACAACGCGTTCTTCGTTGCGCTGAACAAGCGCATGTCGCACGGGTTGCAGTTCGCTGTGAGCTACACGCTGTCGAAGTCGCTCGACCAGATCGGCGCCATCCAGAACGCAGCGAGCGTCATGCCCAACAACTTCTTCCTCGATGCCGAATACGGCCCGTCCGGGTTCGACAACACGCACATCTTCAACGGAACCTACCTCTACGAGTTGCCGTTCGGGCGCGGTCGCTGGCTCGGGGTGGATAATTCCATCATCGATCGCATCATCAATGGATGGTACGTTTCGGGCATCTTCACGGCCCGCAGCGGCGATCCGTTGATCGTGACGCAGGGTACCCAGGTCTGGGGCGGCACGCTCTTCCTGGGCTTTGCCACCGGGGCCATCCCCACGGTCGACCCGAGCACCTTCGGCAACTCTGCGGTTAGCGGAGTGGCGGGTTCGGGTAACGTCGGCACCAGCGGCAACCCGGCTACCGGCGGCAGCGGCTTGAACATGTTCCGCGATCCGGAGGCGGTGTTCAACAGCTTCCGGCGCATCGAACTCAGCCGCGATGGCCGCTCCGGTCGTGCCAATCCGTTGCGGGGCATGCCGCGGTGGAACCTGGATATGTCGATCGGGAAGCGCACGCATATCGCTGAACGCGTGAGCTTCATCTTCTCGTTCGACTTCTTCAACATCTTCAACCACCTCGATTTCGCCAACCCGGGGCTGGCATTGACTGCTCCGCAGTCGTTCGGGGTGATCACCAATCAACTGGTTCCAGCCAACCGCACCGAAGGTTCGCGCTGGATTCAGTTCGGGGCACGCGTCGAGTTCTAACTCCTCGAGTGCCGCAGTTCCCAGCGGCCCGCTCCGCCAGCGGAGCGGGCCGCTTTGTTTTTCCCGTGAGGTCGCGGCCGGGATCCGGTGCACACGACGCGACCCGTGCGGGTAGCGGCTCGTGCGTTGCCTGCGTGCCGGCTGCGCTCGGCCGTTGTGTCAGCGCAGACGCTTTGCTAGGATGCCCTGCTCATCATGGAGCTGACCGAAGGGGTATCTATGCTTCCCAAAATTCGTTTCGGCGCCTACAAATTTTTATTCCACGGTGTCGTCGTGGTGCTGCTGGGCGGGTTGCTATTGGTCGAGTGGGCCACCGCGCAACAGCCCGAGCGAATCGCCTTGCGTGCCGCGCGCATGCTGGACGTGACCACCGGACGCATCCTTTCCGACGTTGTGGTTCTGGTCGAAGGCAACCGCATCGCTGCAGTCAACCCGCCGGCGGTGCCCTCCGGGGTGAAGACCGTTGTGCTGGGCGACGTCACGCTGCTGCCGGGCCTGATGGACATGCACACGCACCTCACATTCGATCTCGACCGCGAATTCCACTTGCGAGCCGTACGCGAAATCGCCGCGGACCAGGCCCTGCGGGGCGCGCGCAACGCACGGCTGACCCTTCTGGCCGGCTTCACCACGGTGCGGAACCTCGGGGCCGGCGGCTTCAGTGACATCGCCCTGGCCCGCGCCATCGACAACGGCCTGGTCATCGGGCCGAGGATCATCGGCGCCGGCCACTCCATCGGCATCACCGGTGGCCACTGCGACACTACCGGCTACGCCCCGGGCATCGCCGAGGAAGGCCCCGAACAGGGTGTGGCCGATGGCCCCGAGCAGATCCTCCGGGCTGTCCGCTATCAGATCAAGCACGGCGCTCGCGTCATCAAAACCTGCGCCACCGCGGGCGTACTGAGTTTTGAAGAGTCGGTGGGCGCGCAGCAATACAGCGATGAGGAGCTGCGCATCCTCGTTGAGGAAACGCACCGCCATGGCCTCAAGGTCGCCGCGCATGCCCACGGTGCCGAAGGCATTCTTGCCGCTGTGCGTGCCGGCGTGGATTCGATCGAGCACGGCTCCCTGCTGACCGACGAAATCCTGGCCGAGATGAAGCGACGCGGCACCTATCTGGTGCCCACCACGCACCTGGCCGACGTGATCAATCTGGAGGTTCTGCCGCCGCCCATCCGTCGCAAAGCGGAATGGATTCTTCCGCGCGCCAAGGAAAACCTGCGCCGCGCGATTCGTGCCGGCGTCAAGATTGCGTTCGGCACCGACGCAGCGGTGTTCCCGCACGGCGAAAACGCCAAAGAATTTGCAGCTCTGGTGGAGCGCGGCCTGACTCCGCTGGAAGCGATTCGGGCGGCGACGCTCTACGCCGCTGAGTTGCTCGGCGTGGACGACCGCGGCGTGATCGCTCCCGGCAAGCTGGCCGACCTGATTGCTGTGCCCGGCAACCCGCTCGACGACATCCGCGTGATGGAACGCGTGACCTTCGTCATGAAGGACGGAAAAATCTACAAACAACCCTGACCGAACCGCTTCGAGGAACGCTGAACGCGGGACAGACCGGTCCGCTTCGCTGGCTGTCCGGGACTGCAACGCTAGTGGCCGGAGCTGAGGACCAGCAAGCGGCGCTCGGTCATTTCTTCGATGGCGTAGCGTGGGCCTTCGCGCCCGAGGCCGGAGTCCTTCACTCCGCCATACGGCATGTGATCGACGCGGAAGGTCGGCACATCGTTGGCGATCACGCCGCCGACCTCCAGCACTTCCCAGGCCCGTCGGATCCGTTCGAGATCGCAGGTGAACACGCCGGCTTGCAGGCCATAGGGAGAAGCGTTCACGGCCTCGAGCGCGCGGTCGAAATCGTCGTAGGCCGTCACGGTCACCACCGGGCCGAACACCTCTTCGCAGTTCACCCGCATCCCGGGCGCGGTGTCCACCAGCACCGTGGGATAGTAGAACGCCCCTTCCCGGCGTGCGCCACACAGCGCCCGGGCACCGCCGTGTACCGCTTCGGCTACCCAGTCGGCCACGCGCGCTGCGGCCGCTTCGGTGATCATCGGGCCGACATCGGTTTCCTCGGCCAGCGGGTTCCCCACGCGCAGCGCCTTTGCGCGTTCTACGAGTCGGGAGATGAATTTTTCGTACACCGGTCGGTGCACGAAGATGCGCTGAACGCTGATGCAGCTCTGGCCGGAGTAGGCAAACCCGCCCGTGACGCAGCGTTCGACGGCGTAGTCCAGCTCGGCGTCGCTGTGCACAATGCAACCGGCGTTGCCGCCCAGCTCGAGCACTACGCGTTTTTTCCCTGCCCGGGCCTTCAGCTGCCAGCCCACCGCCGCCGAACCGGTGAAGCTGAGCAACTGGAACCGGTCGTCCGCACACAGCCGCTGCGCCTGCTCGTCGCGGGCCTGAATGACGCTCAACGCGCCGGCCGGCAGGCCGGCGGCGTGCGCAATTTCCGCCAGCACGAGCGCAGTCACCGGAGTCTTCGGCGAAGGTTTCAGCACCACCGGACAGCCCGCAGCGATGGCCGGGCCCAGTTTGTGCGCCACCAGGTTCACCGGGAAGTTGAATGGCGTGATGGCCAGCACCGCGCCCACCGGCACGCGTCGCACCAGCGCGAAGCGGCCCCGACCGGCAGGATGCGCATCCAGCGGAAAGAGCTCGTTTGGGATGCGCAACGCTTCCTCGGCGGAATTCCGCAGGGTGAACACGCAGCGGTCGACCTCTACGCGCCCGGCCTTGACGGGCTTGCCGGCCTCCAGCGCCAGCCAGCGCACCAGCTCCTCGCTGCGCGCTGCCACGGCGTCGGCCATGCGGTGAAGAATCGCGGCGCGTTCGCGCGCATCCAGCCGCGCCATTGTCGTGCGCGTCGCGACAGCCGTTTCGACCGCCTGCTCGATCGCGGCTTCGGGCGTCCAGTACGTGACCGCCACCAGAGCGTTGTCGTGGCGCGCACGCACCTCCAGCCGTTCACCGCCGACGTGAAATTCTCTGTTTAGGTAGTAGCCGAATTCCGGCACCGCAGTCATGGGTCGTCCCGACATGGCTCACCCCCGCACCGGTGGCTTGGTCGGCCCAGCCGTCCCGATATTCTACGCCCGTCGGGCAAGCCGCCCCACGACACACTCAGTCGACAGGCTGCGAGCGAAGACCGTGATACCGCAGGCGGCTTGCTGCCTGCGGGCGTTCGAGCTTGCGAAAGCGCAGGATGTAGTTGTCCGGAATCTGCGCCAGGTTGTGCTGGTTGATGAGCTCGAATCCCGCGGCGGTGATCTCGTTGACGAACTGCTGCTGGTTACCGCGCACGTGCTCGAGCACCCAGTTGGGGGAGTGTCCCTCGTGGCGGTGAAATTCCACCAGAATCAGTTGTCCGCCGGGCTTCAGCGCGCGGTGGATAGACGCCAGTGTCTCGCGGGGATATTCGAAGTGGTGATAGGTATCGCAGATGAACACCAGGTCCACGGAATTCGGCGGGAGACGGGAATCCTTCTCGCCAGCCAGAATCGTCTGGATGTTTTCCAGTCCCTGCTGCTGTGCGCGGGTGCGGATGTAGTCGAGCAACCGGGGATTGATATCCACCGCGTACACTTTGCCCTGCGGCCCGACCATCCGGGCGAACAACAGCGTCATGAAACCGGAGCCCGCACCCACGTCCGCCACCACGGCACCCGGCAGCGGCCCGGCGATCGCCGCGAGCAGGTTCCGTTCGCGGTAGATGCTGCGGCTTTCGGACTCCAGCGTCTCGACCAGCGGCTCGATCTGCTCCGCGCGCCAGCGCTCGTTGATATCCCGGGCAGGGCGCTCCGCTGGAGCCGGCTGTTGCGCAGCGCCGGAAAAACCTGCAGTCAAAACGAATACGGCAAAGAGAACGGCTGAAATATACCCGCGACGTTTTTCCATGCTGACCTCTCCGGGATTTGCGTTGAACTCGCCATCTTAGCAGGAAAGTCGGCGAGAGGCACAGTTCTGCTGGCCGAATTGATCACCCGCCAGCTAAAAGTCCTGCTGGTGCGATGCAGTTTTCAACAAGCCATGATGCAAAACTCAGCGGCGCCGGAAGCTTTCCAGTGGACTGAAGGTTCGGCGCTTAGCGCAGATCTCCTGCTTTTGTGCGCTCGACTGCGCTGAACAATGCAACAGTGTGCTGCAGTGTTTCTCTGCACTGGTTCGGATGATTTTTTCCATTCACTCTGCAAGTGCTCCGTTTTCAGACGGATCGCGCGCCTGCTCGTCGGCGGCCAGTGTTTGCTCTGGCGGCACTCCAGTTGCCGATTCACTGTGTGCGAGCGGGCAAGGCAACACGCAGAATGCCCGCGAGGAGGTGGATCATGACCGTCCTGCTCATTCTGATGACCTTCGCGGTCTTTATCGCGATCGAATACTTCCTCAGCCAGCGACAGGTAACGACGCCCGCTGCGGTCGCGGCGCAGCCGGCTCGGCACCTTCCGACCCAGCCCAGGCTGGTGGCGGGTTTTTTCCTGCCCGAACATTTGCGCTATCACCCGGGCCACACCTGGGCGCTGGCCGAAGGGCCTCAGACAGTCCGGATCGGCTGGGACGATTTTGCTGCCAAGCTGATGGGGCCGGTCGCGCGTGTGGATCTGCCCCGGCGCGGACAGTGGATTCGGCAGGGCCAGAAGATCGTAGCCGTCTACCGCGACGGCAACAAGGCCGAACTGGCGAGCCCGATCGAGGGCATGGTCAGCGAGGTCAACGACGCTGTCGTGCGGGACCCGGAAATTGCCCGTCGGGATCCCTACGGAGAAGGCTGGCTGCTCGTCGTGCAATCGCCGGACGCCAAGGTCAACTTCCGCAACCTGTTGCACGGTGCCGTGGCCCAGCGCTGGATGGAGGAAGCAGTGCAGCGGTTGCTCGGCCGCTTCCCGCAACTGGCCGGGGCAGTCGCTCAGGATGGCGGAGTTGCGGTTGCCGACCTGACCCAGGCACTGCCCGATGCCGACTGGGATGCGCTGACGCGAGAGTTCTTTCTGAGCTGAGGATGGCGGACACCGCAGAGTCGTCCAGGAGCGGCGCGGGCACAAATCGGGTGGCGCCGCTCCAGATTTCTGCGGGGTGGGTCAGCTAACGGCTCGGCAACACACAATGGTGCGTTGAACTTCTCAGCAGTGCAGGGCGAACTCCCCGCGTTGGCGGAGAGCTGAGTTTTCTTACACCAAACTCTCTTTTTCCTGACGGATAACGTCACCTGCAGAAATCTTCGGCACAGACTCCTGGCAACGAAATTGCCGGAAATCACTGCGGAGCGGGCCAAACCGGAGTCAGCCATGAGCAAAGCCATTCTCTATGACGCCACTCGCTGCATCGGCTGCAAGCTGTGCGAGCAGGCCTGCGCCGAGCGCTGGGGGCATCGGTACGATGAAACGGTTGCCGCGCAGGAGAAATTGTCGGCCGAAAAGCTGACGGCGGTCCTCAGCCGCGAGGACGGTTTCATGCGCCGGCTGTGCATGCACTGTGCAGACCCCACGTGCGCTTCCGTCTGCCCGGTGGGTGCCTTCACCAAGACCGCGGCCGGGCCGGTTGTCTACGACGAATCGAAGTGCATCGGGTGCCGTTACTGCATGCTCGCCTGCCCGTTCGGTGTGCCGCGGTACGAATGGGACAAAACCCTGCCCCGCGTGCGCAAATGCGATATGTGTGCCGACCGGCTGGCCGCTGGCGGGGTGACCGCGTGCAGCGAAATCTGCCCCACCGGCGCGACCATCACCGGCGAGCGCGAAGAGCTGCTGGCCGAGGCGCGCCGCCGCATCCGCGAAAATCCCGAGCAGTACATCCCGCACATCTACGGCGAACAGGAGGTGGGCGGGACGTCGGTGCTGCTGCTGAGCGGTGTCCCGTTCGAGCAGTTTGGCTACCGCACCGACCTGCTCCACGAGCCGATGCCGATGCTCACCTGGCGCGTTCTCTCGCGAGTTCCCGACCTGGTGCTGCTCGGCAGCGTGCTGCTGGGTGGCATCTGGTGGATCACTCACCGGCGCGAAGAAGTTGCCGCCGCAGAAGCCAGAAAGACATCCCCCACCGCGGAGAATGGATAAGGAGAAGAGATCATGCCTTGGATGCTTTCCCGCGAGAAATGGCCACGGCTGACGTTCTGGAAAGCGATCTTCGGCGTCATCGTGGCGGTCGGACTGTATGCCACGTGGCTGCGGTTCAGTAAAGGTCTGGGCGCAGCGACCAATCTGAACGACGAATTTCCCTGGGGCCTGTGGGTCGGCTTCGACGTGCTCTGCGGGGTGATGCTCGCTGCCGGCGGCTTCACCCTGACTGCGGCCGTCTACATCTTCAATGCCGAGCGATTTCGCCCCATCGTGCGCCCGACGGTGCTGACCGCGTTCCTCGGCTATGTGCTGGTGGTGGTGGCCCTGCTCTACGATTTGGGCCGCAGCTATCGCATCTGGCACCCGCTGGTGATGTGGAACCCGCGCTCGGTGATGTTCGAAGTCGCCTGGTGCGTCATGCTCTACACCACCGTGCTCGCGCTGGAATTCGCACCGGTGGTGTTCGAGCGGCTCCGCCTGGAGCGACCGCGGCGCATCCTGCGAGGGATTTCCTTGCCGCTGGTGATCCTGGGCGTCATCCTCTCCACCCTGCACCAATCTTCGCTGGGCAGCCTGTATCTGATCGTTCCGGAGAAACTGCATCCGCTGTGGTACACGCCGCTGCTCCCCGTGCTGTTCTTTCTGTCCGCCATCGGGATTGGTCTGGCCATGACCATCTTCGAGTCTTCGTTGAGCGCCAGATATTTTCAGCGGCAGCTTGAACTTCCGCTGCTCCGGGAACTGGGCCGCTTCCTGGTGGTGGTGCTGGCCGTCTACGGGGTGCTGCGGATACAGGATCTCTACCATCGCGATGCGCTGCGCTTCGTTCTGGAGCCCGGTTATGCCTCCTCGCTTTTCCTGATCGAAGTCGTGCTCGGGCTGGCGCTGCCCATTGCGCTGCTGCTGAATCCGCGCGTGCGCGCACGCGCAGGCGGGCTGTACCTGAGTTCGGTTCTGGTGGTGCTCGGATTCATCACGAATCGCCTGAACGTCAGCATCACCGGTTTTGAAGCCGCCACCGGAGCCACCTATGTGCCCCGCTGGACGGAGATCGCCATCACGGCCATGATCATCGCGGTCGGTTTTGCGGTGTTCAGTCTGGCGGTGAAATACCTTCCTATCTTTTCTACCGAGTCACCGGCGGCGCTCCCGGCTGCGCCGGCGGCCTCGGGTCGCTTCCACCATGTGCGCGCGTGAATCCAGGGCGCGGAGTCCGGCCTGGCCGCGGTTCAGTCTTTCCGTGAAGCTGGCGGCGGCCTTGCTCGTTACGACCGCAGTGGTCTTCCTCAGTTTTGGGTTTTGGAATCTGCACCTGCAGCGAAAATATTCCGAAGAACTGGTTCTCCAGTCTGCCGATCGCATCAGCGATCTGATCCTCCGCAGCACGCGCTATCAGATGCTGCGGAACGACCGCGAAGCCCTCTATGAGACGATCAACACGATCGGCCGCGAACCGGGCATTCGCCGCATCCGCATTTTCAACGAAGAGGGCCGCATCAGCTTTTCCACGCATGCGCCCGAAGTGAATACCTACGTCGATAAACAGGCGGAGGCCTGCTACGCCTGCCATGCCCAGTCTGCGCCGCTCACCCGGCTGGAACGTCCCGACCGATTCCGGATCTTCACCGACGAGCGGGGCGAACGTGTGCTGGGACTGATTCGCCCGATCGAAAATGAACCGTCCTGCTCCAACGCCGCCTGCCATGCGCACCCGCGCGACCGGCGCATCCTGGGCGTGATCGATGCGGACCTTTCCCTGGCCACTGTCGACGCACAGTTCGCCGCCACCCGCCGCCAGCTCTGGGGGTTCACGGTGCTGGCCATGCTGATTTTCTCCGGCATCAGTGTGCTGTTCGTGTGGGTGGTCGTGCATCGCCCCGTCCGGGAACTTATCGCCGGCATGCAGCGGGTGGCCGCCGGTGACCTGCATCACACGCTGGCAGTGGACACCTCCGATGAACTGGGCGAGTTGGCTGCCTCCTTCAACAAAATGACCCGCGAGCTGCGCGAGGCGCGCGCGGAACTGACTGCCTGGGCGCAGACGCTGGAGCAGCGCGTGGAAGAAAAAACCCGCGCCCTGCAGCAGGCACAGGAACAGATGCTTCGTGCCGAGCGGCTGGCCAGTGTCGGCAAGTTGGCGGCCATCGTGGCGCACGAAATCAACAATCCCCTGGCGGGCATTCTGACCTACACGAAGCTGCTGCGCCGCTGGCTGGAGCGGGACACCGGCGCGGCCGGCCGGGAGCAGGAAATCCGCAAAACACTGGAACTGATCGAAGCGGAATCCCGCCGCTGCGGCGAAATTGTGAAGAACCTGCTCATGTTCTCCCGGGCGGCGCCGATGAACCTGGCCTGGGCGCCGTTGAATGCCACGGTCGAACGGGCCGTGCGACTGGTGCGCCATCAGTGTGAACTCGCCGGGGTCGAAGTGCACCTGGATCTGGACCCGGAGCTCCCTGCGGTGCGCTGCGATGCTTCGCAAATCGAACAGGTGTTGCTGGCTCTGGTGATGAACGCTATCGAAGCGATGCCGCGCGGCGGCAATCTCTGGTTGCGCACGCGCTGGCTGCCCGAAGCCGATCAGGTGGTCGTGCAGGTGCGCGATGACGGCTGCGGCATCGCGCCGGAACACCTGTCCCGGATCTTCGAACCGTTTTTCACCACCAAGGAGGGTGCGCACGGTACCGGCCTGGGGCTGGCGGTCAGCCGCGGTATCGTGGAGCGGCACAATGGCCGCATCGAGGTGACCTCCGAGCTCGGTCAGGGCACCACCTTTACCGTTCTGCTCCCGCGGGACGCCGGCCAGTCCCCATCCTCGGCTACCCCCGTGCTGGAAACTCAGCAAGCGAGGTGAACCCCTGTGAGCGGCAAAGGCAGTGTGTTGATTGTGGACGACGAAGCAGTCGTCCGCGATTCCCTCAGCAAATGGCTGCGCGAGGAAGGCTACGAAGTCGGCACCGCCGAAAATGCCACGGAAGCGCTGAAGCAGATGGTCGCGCAGCGCTGGGATCTGGCGCTGGTGGACATCCGCATGCCCGGCACCGATGGCATCGAGCTGCAGAAACGGCTTCGCCAGATCGATCCCGACCTGATCGTGATCATCATCACCGGGTACGCTTCGGTGGAAACCGCCGTGCAGGCGCTCAAGCAGGGCGCGTACGACTACGTCACGAAGCCTTTCGACCCGGACGATATCGCGCACCTGATCCGCAACGCGATCGGGCATCGCCGCGCGGCACGAGAAAGCCTGCGTCTGCAGGAGACTCTGGCGGAAGTCATTCCGCCGGTCGAACTGGTGGGCAACAGCGCGCCGATGCGGGCCGTGCTTCAGGCCATCGAAACCGTTGCGCCTACCGACGCCACCGTGCTGATCACCGGCGAAAGCGGCACCGGCAAGGAACTGGTGGCGCGCGCCATTCACCGGCTCAGTCCGCGGCGGTTCCATCCCTTCGTCGTCATCCACTGCGGTGCGCTGCCGGAAACCCTGCTCGAATCCGAGCTGTTCGGCCACGAAAAAGGTGCATTCACAGGCGCGCAGTATCGCAGGAAAGGCAAGTTCGAAATCGCCGACGGGGGCACGGTATTCCTGGACGAAATCGGCGACATCAGTCTGAAAACGCAGACCGACCTGCTGCGGGTGCTGCAGGATCATCAGATCACCCGCATCGGCAGCACCCAGCCGATCCAGGTGGATTTCCGCTGCATCGCCGCGACCCACCGCAACCTGGAACAGCTCATCGCTGAAGGCAGCTTTCGCCCCGACCTCTACTACCGTCTGAATGTTTTCCGCATCGAACTGCCTCCGCTGCGCCAGCGGCCCGACGATATCCCGCTGCTGGTCGAACATTTCGTGCGCAAATTCAGCCAGCAGATGAACAAGCCCATCGTGCGCGTGGCCCCGGAGGCGATGGCTCTGCTGCAGGCGCATCCCTGGCCGGGCAATGTTCGCGAGCTGGAAAATGCCGTGGAGCGGGCTATGGTGGTGGCTCAGGGACCCGAGCTGCGGGTTCAGGACTTCACCCTGAAACTGCAAGGCAGCGAACGCGAACCGCAAACGCTGGAGGAAGTCGAACGGGCCCACATCCTGAAGGTTCTGGAAGAATGCGGGGGCAATCAGACGCGCGCCGCGCAAATCCTGGATATTGACCGCGTGACCTTGCACAATAAGCTGAAACGCTACGGCTGGAAGAAGAAACCCGTTGCAGGCCAATGAGCGCCATCTGTTTGCTGCGCATCGGCGAGCTCGAACCGCAGCTTCTGCACTCGCTCCGCACTCAGCTCGCACAGATCTTCCCGATATCCGTCGTACTTTCGTCGCAGTCGCTGGACCCTGCCTTCTCCTTCCATCCGGAGCGGCACCAGTACCACGCGACGGAGCTGCTCGCGCGCCTGGACCAGGTCGAAAATCCTGCGGCCTGGCGTGTGCTCGGCGTCACGGCGGCCGACCTGTACATTCCCATCCTCACGTTTGTTTTCGGGGAAGCGCAGCTCAGCGGTCGCTGCGCCATTGTTTCTCTGCACCGGTTGCGCCAGGAGTTCTATGGGCTGCCGCCGGACCGGCGCCTGCTCGAGGCGCGACTGCTGAAAGAGGCTTTGCACGAACTGGGGCATACGCTCGGACTGGTTCACTGTGACGACTACCGCTGCGCGATGAGCCCGTCGCACAGTGTGGAGTGGATCGACGTGAAGGAAGCCCGCTTCTGCCCGCGCTGCCGCTTCCGCATGCTGGCCCCGAACGCCGGCTAGCCCTCACGCGGACTGCAGCCGGCTGTGCGAGCAGTCGTGGCCGTCGAGAATGGCTTCGGCTTCTTCCCGGTCCACCTCGCTGACCAGCGGGATGCCGCTGACGCGGCTGGCTTCGGGAGTCAAGGCGGCGATGTCGTCCCGCGAGATGTGCTGCAGGGCAAACTTGCGCGCCCCGCACATCAGTTGCCGCAGGCCCTGCGCCACCCGCTGGTAGTAGGTGTAGAAACCGATGGCGCCCGTCGGCAGCTTCCGGAAGCGGTCTTTGAAGCGTTCCTGCAGTTCCGGCGCAGATACGAAGATTTCGCTCACCGTCGTGCCGTAGCGCTCGATGTAGATGGGCAGTTGCCCTTGCTCGATGTGCCGGCCGATCGTTTTGCCCACCATGGCCGCAGCCAGCGGGCCGCGCGCCCAGGCAATCAGCTTGGCGTGGGGCGCACACAGCGCCAGCCCCTTGAACACCTGGTCCTCGAACGTGAAGCCGCCGGCCAGTGCGATGGGCGGAAGATACGCGCCCCGGGCTGCGAGTTTTTCGCAGTACTGCCAGAGCAGCGAATGCAACTCAACGCCGGGCACGCCCCATTCGTTCATCATGCGCCACGGGCTCATGCCGGTGCCGCCGCCGGCCGCATCCACGGTGAGCAGGTCGAGGCCTGCCTCGGAAGACCACTTCAGTGCCCGCGCCAGATCCGCCGGGCGGTAGGCACCCGTCTTCAGGAACACCCATTTCGCGCCGGCTTTGCGCAGTTCGTCCACGCGGCGGAGGAATGCATCCCGGCTGGGCATGCCCACGCGCGAATGCCGTTCGAACTCGTGGAAGCTGCCGCGCCGGAAGGCTTCCTGCACGAGCGGGTGATCGGGGTCGGGCAGCACGACGTAGCCGCGCTGCTTCAGCAACCGGGCGCGTTCCAGGTCCCGGATCTTCACTTCGCCGCCGATATCCTTCGCGCCCTGGCCCCATTTGATCTCCACGGCGCGAACGCCGAGTTTCTGGATGGCGTATTCCTGCACGCCGAGCCGGGTGTCTTCGACATTGGCTTGCACAATAATCTCACCGTATCCGTCCTCGGCCCACTCGCGGAAAGATTGCACGCGCCACTCCAGCTCCGGGCTGGAGAGGACCCGGCCATTGATGCGCGAGGCCGGATCCATCCCGCACACGTTTTCTCCGACGGTGATGCAGGTGCCGGTGATTGCGGCACCGGCGGCCAGGCTTTCCCAGTTGTTTTTGGCCACGTTCGTCGAGCCCATCGCGGCCAGCAGGAACGGCAATTTCGAGCGGATCCCGGGCTTCGCGCCGAAGGTGACCTCCAGGTTGACGTTGGGAAACAGGGCGCGATCGCTATCCGGCTCGATCCCCCATGCCCCGCTGGCCCGGCCGAGAATCGTGAAATGCGATAGGTCCACCGGGTAGTCCTTGGCCGAGGCGGTGGTGATGATGCCGAACGGCTGCGGGTAGATCATCTCCGCGCCCCGATAGGCCGACTTGCCGATTTCGCACATGCCGATGCAGCCGTCCACACAGGTCACGCACATCCCGCTGAACGGGCTGATGGAATCTTCGGTGCGGTTCTTGGTGAGGGTGGCCGCGGAAGCGTTGATGCGGGAATACGTCATGGGAGCTCTCCTTTGTCTTTCCCGGAACTGGCCCGGCCGATGCGGCCGGGCAGAAGCAAATCCTGGCGGTGCGGGCCGGCCAGCTCGCAGGCCAGGCACGGGTCGAGGTAGCACATGGCGTGGTCGTGAAAATCGAGACAGGCCGGCGCAAAGTTCAAGCAGCCGCTGCACAGCGTGGTCTCCGCCTGGCGGCCGTGGCAGCGCAGCTCGCAAACCGGACAGATGTACAGGCAGGCACCGCACTGCCGGCAGCGCTCGCTGGTTTTGTCGAACGGCCGCGCCACGCGCCGCTTCGGTCCGCGGTAGGCGAAGCCGATGGCACCGGCCATCATTTGCTGTTCGCACATCCGCACGCACAGGCCGCACTGGATGCAGTCTTCCCACGCCGGTGCCAGCCGCACTTGGCGGATGCCGTAGCGGCTGGCCAGGTCCTGAATCGTTTTGGACTGCGGGCAGGTGGCCACGTACAGCTCGAGCAGCAGTTTGCGGGCGCGTTCGACGCGCTCGGAGTGAGTGAAGACGACCAGGCCGTCCTCGGCCGGCAACGTGCAGGCGCTGAGCAGCTTGCTGCCGCGCGCGTTCTGGACCTCCACCACGCAGAGCCGACAGGCACCGTACGGCGCCAGTCCGTCCGCATGGCACAGGGTCGGCACCGGAAAACCCAGCCAGCGCGCTGCTTCGAGCACCGTGGTGCCGCGCTCGACTTCGACCGATAGATTGTTGATGTACAGCCTGGGCATACGCCTCCTAGATGACCTGGACCGCTTTCGGCTGGCAGACTTCCAGACAGGCGCCGCAGCGGATGCATTTGCTGTTATCGATCCGGTGTACGGCCTTTTTTTCGCCCAGAATGGCTTCGGTCGCGCAGACCTGCACGCAGGCGTGGCAGCCGTCGCACAGGGTGGGTTCGATGAAGTAGGTAATCAGCTCGCGACAGACTTTTGCTGGGCAGCGGTGCTCGCGGACGTGCGCCAGGTATTCGTGGCGGAAATAACGCAGGGTGGTGAGCACCGGATTCGGAGCCGTCTGCCCCAGGCCGCACAGCGAGGTTTCCCGAACCACCCAGCAGAGGTCTTCGAGCAGGGCCAGGTCTGCCTCGGTACCCTGGCCCGCGCAGATGCGCGAGAGCATCTCCCGCAGCCGCTGTGTGCCGACGCGACAGGGGAAACACTTCCCGCAGGATTCCTCTTCCAGGAATTCCAGGAAATAACGCGCCACATCCACCATGCAGTTCCCCGTGTCCAGCACCACCAGGCCGCCGGAACCCATGATCGAGCCGGCCTGTACCAGGCTTTCGTAGTCCACGGGCAGATGAAACTGTTCCGCAGGGATGCAGCCGCCGGACGGCCCGCCGATCTGCACGGCTTTGATGGTGCGTCCTTCGCGAGCGCCGCCGCCGATCTGTTCGACGATTTCCCCGAGCGTGATTCCCATGGGCACCTCGATCAGTCCTGTGTTCCGGACGTTGCCCACCAGGCTGAACACCTTGGTGCCTTTGCTGCGCTCGGTGCCGACGCTGGCATACCACGCGCCGCCGCGCAGGATGATGACCGGAACATTGGCCCAGGTCTCCACGTTGTTGATGCAGGTCGGCTGGCCCCACAGGCCCTGCTGAGCCGGATACGGCGGGCGTGGCCGCGGCTCACCCACATGGCCTTCGACCGAAGCGATCAGCGCGGTTTCCTCGCCACAGACAAACGCGCCGGCCCCGCGGACGATCCGCACCCGAAAGCTGAACCCACTGCCGAAGATGTCGTCACCGAGCAGCCCGACTCGCTCTGCCTGTTCGATGGCGGTGCGGAGTCGTTCGACTGCCAGCGGATACTCCGCGCGAACATAAATCACGCCCTCCCGAGCGCCCATCCCGTAGGCACCGATGGCCATGCCTTCCAGCACGCTGTGCGGGTCGCCCTCCAGCACCGCGCGATCCATGTACGCGCCGGGATCGCCTTCGTCGGCATTGCAGATGACGTATTTCGTATTTCCGGCGGCTTCGCGCACCCGCCGCCACTTTTCCCCGGTGGGGAAGCCGGCGCCGCCGCGGCCGCGCAACCCGCTGAGTGTGACTTCGCGCAGCACGTCCTCGGGCTGGAGTTCGGTCAGAGCTCGCAGCAGCGCCCGGTAGCCGCCCCGGGCCGCATATTCTTCGAGGCTCGTCGGGTCGATGATCCCGGAATTGCGCAGCACGATCCGTGCCTGCCGGGCAAACATGGGCAGCTCGGCATACTCCGGCAGACCTATGAACCATCCGTTGCTGCCTCGTGTGTACGGCGTGTGGACCGCCGTGCAGGGGTTTTCATCGCCGGCCATCCAGGCCAGAGCCTGCCGGAGATCCGGCTTGCCGCTGGCGGCCGCGCGGATGATCCGACGCGCGTCGGCCGGTTTCACGCGTCCGTAGCTCACGCGGCCGTGACCGGGCATCCAGAGGTCGAGCAGAGGCTCCTGGGAACACCAGCCGATGCAACCCGTCTCCGCGACCCGCCAGGCGAGCCCCAGCCGCGCCACCTCTTCTTGCGCGGCTCCCAGTACTCCTGCTGCACCGGCCGCGCGGCCGCAGCTCGCTGCGCCCACCAGCACCTTGGGCTGCGCCGGATACAGCGTGCGGAGGCCCTCCGCCGCAAGCCCGTCCAGGTCTTTTGCGGTACGCAGTCGGCCCCTTTCGCTCATGTTTGTTTCTCCGCGGCTTCGGAAGACGGCTTCGGACTGCTTCGGGTGCGGCGATAGCGCCGCAACACGCTGTCGGCGCGCGCCTGCGTCAGGTGGGCATAGGTCTGGTCGTCCACACGCGCCACCGGCGCCAACCCGCAGCAGCCAATGCAGCGCACCGTGCGCACGGTGAATTGCAGATCCGGTGTCGTGCCCGGTCGCGGCAGTTTGAGTTCGCGCAGAAACCGCTCCAGCACCAACGGTGCTCCGCGCACATGACACGCGGTGCCCATGCACACCTGAATCAAGTGCTCGCCCACCGGCTCCAGGCTGAAGCAGTTGTAGAACGTGGCCACATGGAACACTTCCGGCAGCGGCACCTGCAGCCGCGCGGCCACCGCGCGCAGTGCTGCCTCGGGCAGATAGCGATAGCGCTGCTGAATCTCCTGCAGGATAGGGATCAGGTTCTCGGCGCGTTCGCTCCACCCTTTCAGCAGTTCGCCGATTTCTACAACCGGTTCCGGATGCCTGATCGCTTCCCCGGTCACGCCCGCCTCCCGCTGTGCCTACTCGTAACCGAACACCGGCGGATGCTGCAGCTCTCCATAGTCGATCTCATGCCGTTGCCCGCAGGCTGGACAGCGCTCCACCACGACCGGCCAGGACAGTTCCTGGACCGGCTGCGACGCCCGGAGCGGAACGGTCTGATTGGTGTTCGGACAAAGATAAGTGCCCACTGTGAATTCCTTCGCAGGTGCCGACTGGCGGGGCATACGGCCTCCTCTTTCCCCCGAGTGGGGGAAGCAATCTCTACGCCACAGCGGCGTGGTTCGACGCGCCGCTAAAGCCTTCCAGGTGCAAGCGCGACGCGGCTCAATCTGGAGCATCCCTCCAGATTTTCCTGTTGGAGTGTTGCAGTTGGCTTGCGCCAATCTCCCCACCCTGAGTCTTTTCGGCCACCTGCCCGCATCGCTGCAGCCAGCCGGTGAGGATGGCCCAGCACAAGCCGGCAGCGCTCAAGAGGCCGTTTCCCGGCTCCGAGATGGCTCGGAAGTGGTCACACGCGTGCTTTCCAGAGAGGGGAGGTCCCCGGCGGGTAACCGCAGGGACTCCCCGAATGAAAGCCTTTTCCAGGAGGGCCGGCCCATGACGTGGGAGTTGTTCCTTGCGCTTGTTTTCGTCGGGTGCGCCTGGGCGGTGGCGGTGTATCTGGTGCGCCGCTTTGGCGCGGGCTACGGTGCCCGCTCGGTCATCTGTCCGGAGCGGCAGCAGCGCGCGACGATCTCTACGGTGTGGATGGTTCGCCAGCCGGGGCGCCGGGCCGAGTGCAGCGTGCTGCAGTGTTCGCTGCTCCCGCCGGGTGTGCCCGTGAACTGCACCATGGCGTGTCGAGCCCAACTCTAGCCGCCGCGGCGAAACCGGAGAAGCATCCGCAGATGGGCCGTGGCTTTTCCTGTCCCGCTGCAGCGGGTGGGTGCGGTTCGCGAAGAAATTTCCTTCCTCGCGCATGCTGATCCTGCAGGGTTCCGTGCACGGTGTTGTGCACCGAGCTCCGAAGCTTCCTTCCGGCGTTGCCGTTCGCATACAATGGGAGAGACGGGATTCCCCGCATGTCTCCGCTGACGAATCCGCTGACCACACGCGCTGCTGAGCGGGCCATCGACCTGCGTTTCCGCGAGCTGCTGAACAAGGTGCGCGCCAACCGTCCGGCGGAGGATACCGAGCTGTTGCAACGTGCGTTTGCATTTGCTCGCGAGCAGCATGCCGCCCAGCGCCGGGAATCCGGCGAACCGTTTCTCTCGCACCCGCTCGAAGTGGCGCACATCCTGGCGGAGATGAGGCTCGATGTGCCCACGCTGTGCGCAGCGCTGCTGCACGACGTCGTGGAAGACACCAAAATTCCGATTGCCACCATCGCCGAACAGTTCGGCCCGGAAGTTGCGCGCATCGTCGAAGGCACCACCAAGTTCACTCGCCTCGATTTTCTCGCCCCGGAAGCGCGCCAGGCCGAAAACGTTCGCAAGATGCTGCTGGCGATGGCCGATGATGTCCGGGTCGTCGTCGTCAAGCTGGCCGACCGACTCCACAACATGCGCACCCTGCAGTTCCTGCCGCCGGAAAAGCGCGAGCGGATCGCCCGCGAAACACTGGAAATCTACGCCCCGATCGCCCACCGCCTCGGCATGGGATTGATTCGCGGCGAGCTGGAAGACCTGGCCTTCAGCTATCTGGAGCCGGAGGCCTACCAGGAATTGCAGAAGCGGGTCGCTTCCAAAAGCAAGTACCACGAAAAATTCCTGCACGAAGTGCAGGACCTGATCCGCAAGAAACTGGTGGAAAACTCCATCCCCGCCGAAGTGGATGGCCGCATCAAGCGGCTCTACTCGATTCACCAGAAGATCCAGCGCCAGCAGCGTGCGTTTGACCAGATCTACGACCTGCTCGCCGTGCGCGTGGTCACCGACACGGTCCGCAACTGCTATGCTGCGCTCGGCGTGATCCATCAGATCTGGCGGCCGGTACCGGGCCGCTTCAAAGACTACATCGCCATGCCCCGACCCAATCTCTACCAGTCCCTGCACACCACGGTCATCCACCAGGGCCAGCCCTTTGAAGTGCAGATCCGCACCCAGGAAATGCATCGCATCGCCGAACAGGGTGTGGCCGCTCACTGGAAATACAAGGACGGCGCGCAAACCACCGAGACCGACGACCAGCGGATCGTCTGGATGCGGCAACTGATCGAGTGGGTGCAGGAGATGCAGGAGCCTTCCGAGTTTCTTTCGACGCTCCGCGTTGATCTCTACCCCGAAGAGGTCTACACCTTCACCCCGAAAGGCCGGGTCATCGTGCTCCCGCGCGGAGCCACTCCGGTGGATTTCGCCTACGCCGTGCACACCGAGGTCGGCCACCAGTGCATCGGCGCCAAGGTGAACGGACAGATCGTGCCGCTCCGCTACCAGCTCGCCAACGGCGACGTGGTGGAAATCCTCACCCAGAAAGGCCACACCCCGAGCCGCGACTGGTTGAATTTCGTCTGCACCTCGCGTGCCCGCAGCAAGATCCGCCAGTGGCTGAATCTCCATGAACGCCAGCAGGCCACCGAACTGGGGCGCCGCCTGATGGAAAAAGAAGCGCGCCAGTTCGGTTTGAGCCTGAAGAAAATTCCCGAAGCCGCGCTGCAGCGCGTGGCCGTCGAATACGGCTGCGCCAAAATCGAAGATCTGTACGCCGGGCTCGGTTACGGCAAATGGTCGGCACGCCAGGTGCTGGCCAAAGCCACCGGCGAACCGCTCATCGAGCGCCCCGAAGACAAAACCCCGCCGCTGGTCACCCGGGTCAAGCGCGCGCTGGGCATCCGCGACGCCGCCATTCTGGTGCGGGGCTACGACGATCTGATGGTCTATCGCGCCCGCTGCTGCAATCCGATTCGCGGCGATGACATCGTGGGCTACGTCACCCGCGGCCGTGGCGTCGCCGTGCACAGCAAGTCCTGCCCGAACGTGCAGCGCCTGCTCTACGAGTCCGAACGCCGCATTCCCGTGGAATGGGCGCGACAGGCCGACACGAGCTTCCCCGTGCGCCTGCTGATTCGCGCCGAGGACCGCACCGGCATGCTCGCCGAAATTACCCGGGTGATCAGCGATGCCGGCTCGAACATCCGCGCGCTCGAAACCCGCAGCGAGCATCTCTACGCCCGCATCGACATCCTGCTCGAAATCGCCGATCGCAGACAGCTCGATCGCATCCTGGCCAACCTGAAACGCATCGCCGGCGTGCTCGAAGCCGAACGCGTCTACCGCGCCTGAGCGGCCGAGGCCTTCGCTCAGCAAAAACCGCGCGGGTACACTTTCTGAAGCGGGGATGCCGCTCGCAGGCAGAACGACGAACTGTGGCTTCGCTCAGAACACACTGCCGCCGCACCGGACAGAGAGTCGCGGAGCTTTCTCGAGCCGCCGGTGACGTCGAACTGCTTGGGTCTATCGTTCGAGCGTGTGGCCCTTCCGTCTTCGTTGAGGCGACAGAACATCGCAGAGAAGATGCAGTCATGCTCTCGCATCGGTGAACCAAGCCATCGGCCGGGTACGTCGGCGCCGCGCGACGAAGCAGCGCTCGTGGCGTTCGTGGTGCGCACCGGTTGCCTTGACCACTGCCGGGGCTGCCGTTATGATGGGTCTGCGCCGTGCAACGAGCTCGGGCCTGTAGCTCAGGTGGTTAGAGCGCACCCCTGATAAGGGTGAGGTCGGTAGTTCGAGTCTACCCAGGCCCACCACTCTCACCTGCAAGCGCTCTCGAATCCCTTCAACACCGCATAGGGCTGCTGCATCGGGAAGTGAACTGCCCATTGCTTTCTCGCTGCGCTCACCTTTTAGCGAAAGGGGCGTTTGGAGGAGTCGTGTCGGTTCAAGGGAAGGGAGTTCGCAGTCGTTCCTGCCGGTGGCCTCGAGCCAGCCGAACACGCGCACCCGTTGCGGGTGAAGTCGTGCCGACCCACGGGCGCCAGCTTCGTCCCATTGCCCGGCCGGGAGCCGGAGTTCTAATCGGCTTCGGTGGGGACGGTGCCGAGCAGAGTCTGCCAGCGGCGGACAAGCGCAGCTTTGGCGTCCAGTGTGAGGCTAAACAGCGACGGCACCAGGAGCAACGTAAACAGGGTGGCAATCACCAGCCCGCCGAGCACCACCGCGCCGAGCCCGCGATACAGTTCCGAGCCGGCACCCGGGAACAGGACCAGCGGGATCAGGCCGAAGACAGTGGTGCCGGTGGTCATGAACATCGGGCGCATGCGGTTGCGGACGGCTTCGGTGATGGCTTCGCGCGGCTCCATGCCTTCGTCGCGCATGTGGTTCAGCGACTGGTGGACAATCAGGATGGCGTTGTTCACCACCGTGCCCACCAGAATGATAAACCCGAGCATGGTCAGGATGTCGAGCGGTTGATAGGACAGCGTCTGATTCACCAGCCACAGCCCGATGAATCCGCCCACCGCGCCCAGCGGCACGCTGAAGATGATCACGAACGGATACAGAAAACTTTCAAACAGCGCAGCCATCAGCAGGTAGGTGATGACTACGGCGAGCAGGAAGTTCCAGCGGAAGGCGTTGAGTGCCTGGGTCAGCTTGTCGGCGCTGCCGGAAAGGTTAACGCGGTAGCTGCCGCCGAGCAATCCCTCGCGTTCCATCGGCGCGAGGATTTCTTCGCGGATGGTGTCCATGGCTGCTTCGAGGGGCATCGTCTCCGGCGGCTGCACCTGGATGGTGATGGCGCGCTCGCGTTCGCGGTGGTTGATTTGCGTCGGGCCGTTGACCACCTGCACCTGCGCCACCGAGCCGAGCGTCACCAGCCGGCCTTCGGGAGTGGCGATGGGGATGCGCTCGATCAGGTGTGTACGGCTGGCGTAGATGTCTTCGCCGCGCAGCATCAGGTCAATCTCGCGGCCCTCGAAACGGTACTCGCTCACCTTGGCCCCATCCACCAGGGCGTTCACGGCGAAGCCCAGCTCCCGGTTCGAGAGGTTCAGATCCGCCGCGCGGCGCCGGTCGGTGACCACCTGCACTTCCGGATTGCCCAGGTCGAGGCTGGGGATGGGACGCGCCTGCGCGCCGGGCAGTTTCTGCATCACTTCTACGAAAATCCGTGCGCCGCGGGCAATCAGCTCGGGCAGCTCGGGTCCGACGACCTGCACGTCGATGTTGCGCCCCTCGCCCCGGCCGCGCTGGAACAGGCTGGACTGTTGAATCACGCCGATCGTGCCCGGCAACTTGGCGTAGGCAGCGCGGATCACCGGCAACAGTTCCGCCACCCGCAGGGGGTCGCGAGCCCGCGCTCCCATGAAGGCCTGTCCGGGCAGAGCGACAAAGAAGAGGTTGTCTATGCCCCCGCCCGGCAGGGCGCGGGTGGCCGGGTCGTCGGGATCGGCTTCCCACAGCGGCCGCAAATCTTCAAACAGGATGTGCCGCATGCTGGCTACTTCGTCGACGTTGTAGCCGGGTGGCGGCAGCAGAATGCCGAAGGCGAAGTTGTTGTTGCCGGTGGGCAGATATTCCGCCTTGGGCAGCAGCAGGAAACTGAGGCCTATGGAAGCTGCGGTCAACCCGAGCGTCACCGCCAGCCGGCGCACGGTACTGCCGAGCAGCCAGTGGACGGTGCTGGCCACCGTCGTCTGCACACGCTGTGCTGCGTTCACCAGTCCCCACAGGTTGTGAAACCCGCGTGCTGGCTGGCCCGCTTCCACCGCAGACAGAATTTTGGCGGACATCGAGGGAACCACGGTGATGCACACCAGCAGGCTCAGCCCGACAGCGGCGCTGATGGCAATCGCGATGTCGGCGAAAAGCTGTCCGGCCTCTTCGCGGATGAACACCACCGGCACGAAGACGGCGATCGTGGTCAGCGTGCTGGAAAGCACGGCGCCCCAGACCTCGCGCGCGCCGTCGTAGGCAGCGGCAAAGCGCGATTTGCCCATCTGGCGATGGCGATAGATGTTCTCCAGCACCACGATGGAATTGTCCACCACCATGCCGGAGGCGAAGGCCAGGCCGGCCAGGGTGATCACATTCAGCGTGCGTCCCATGGCCTGCAGCACCAGAAACGAACCGATCAGACTGATCGGGATGGCTGTCGCCACCACCAGCGTGCTCGTGCCGCTGCGCAGGAACAGGAGCAGGCACAGCACCGCGAGTAGCGAACCCACCACCAGGCTCTGCTCAACCAGTCCGATCGCACTGTAGATGTAGTCGGTTTCGTCGTAGACCTGCACCAGCTCGAGACCGCGCGGCGCCAGCAGCTCGCGGTTCAGGCGGGCCACCGTCTGCTTCAGCGCGGCCATCACTTCGAGCACGTTGGCGTCCGGTTCCTTGATGGCGTTCAGAGCGAGCACAGGCCGGTCTTTGTGGAAGACGCGCCCCTGCACCTTGCGATAGCCCAGCTCGACCCGCGCCACATCGCGCACATAGATCGGCACGCCGCCGCGCCGCGTGATGATCACATTGCCGATGGCTTCCGGCGAGGTGTACTCGCCCACCGTGCGCACCACATAGCGGCGCTTGCCTTCGTCGAAATCTCCGCCCGAGTAGTTGAAGTTTTCCCGGTCCAGTGCGGCTGCAATTTCGGTGAGCGTCACCTGTCGTGCGGCCAGTCGTGCCGGGTCGACGATGACCTGCATTTCGCGTTCGCGGCCGCCCAGGACGTTGGAAACGGCCACGCCCGGCACGCGCTCGAAGGCCGCCTTGATGTAGTCGTCGGCGAAGTCGTACAGCGTGGTGATGTCGCCCTGAAACCCATCCGGCTCGCGCGCCTTCAGCGAAAACCAGGCAATCGCGCCCTGATTGACGTCCACGCTGCGGATGACGGGCTTGTCCACGTCTTCGGGATAGGACGGGACCTGTTCGAGGCGGTTGGCCACCTTGAGCAGCGCCGTGTCGAGCGGCGTGCCCACCTGGAAGGTCAGCGTGATGGTGCCCTGGCTGTCTCGGCTTTCGCTTTCCAGCTTCGTCAATCCTTCCAGGCTCTTCAGTTGTTCTTCCTGCTCGTCGATGATTTCGCGCTCGATTTCCTGCGGGCTGGCTCCCGGCCACACCGTGGTGACGGTGACCTTGGGTTCTTCGACATTCGGCACCAGTTGGATCGGGATGCGGAACAGCGAAATCATGCCGAACAGCACCAGCAACAACACCCCGACCGTGGTCGTCACCGGGTAGCGAATCGAGCTTTCGATGATCTTCATGGCAGCTCATACTCCAGCGGGATGGCCCGCACCGGCTGGCCCGGCTGCAAGCGTTCGTTGCCGCGGGTGACCACTTTATCGCCGGGACGGATCGCTCCGTTGATGGCAATCCACACGCCGGCCGCGGCTCCCGTCTCCACCGGCACCGGCTCGACCGTGTTATCCCCGTTGACCCGATACACGACGGTCACCGGGCCCTGCCGAACAATCGCGTCTTTCGGCACGATGGTTGCCGCCGTGATCTCGCCCATCGGAAACGACACCTGAGCGAGCATCCCGGCGCCGATCCGGCCACCGCGGTTCTCGACCACCACCTTGACCGGGAAGGTGCGTGCCTGCGGGTCGGCGGCTGGAATAACCGCCAGTACACGACCGCTCAGCCGGCTGCCCGGCAGGGCATCCAGCGTGACTTCGGCACGATGGCCCGTGCGCAGTCGCGTGTAATACCGCTCGGGCACGTCTACGCGGATTTCCACGGTATCCAGCGCCACCATTTCCACCACCGGACTGCCCGCGTTGACCCACTGCCCCACCTCGGTGCGCTCCCGTACGACGACACCCGCAAACGGGGCGCGGATCGTCATGCGGTCCAGTTCGTCTTCCAGTCGCGCGACGGTGGCTTTCAGCGTGTCGGCACGGCCCTGCCAGGCACTGAATTCTGACTGCGCATCATCGAACTGCTGGCGCGAGATGACACCGGCTTCGTAAAGCTCCTGTGCCCGGCGCAGGTTGGCCTCTGCCAGCTTCAGGCGCGCTTCGGCTTCGCGCAAGGCCGCACGCTGCGCTTCCAGCTCCAGCTCCTTGCTGACGGTGCGCAACCGCGCGAGCACGTCCCCTTCGCGCACGCGCCGGCCCTCGCGACCCGGCAGCTCCACCACCAGCCCTTCGACGGTGCTGGCCACCAGCGACACCGTGGCCGCTTCGACCGTGCCCGGCAGCGTCACCGTGCCACGCAGGTTGTGCTCGCGGGCCTCGGTGTACCGCACCAGCGACGGCTCCTGCCCGGGCCCCTGTGCCGCCAGTGCCACCGGCAGCGCCAGCACGAGCAGCAGCGCACACACCTGTGCTCGAAAAGACTGCATGTTGCCACCCACCCCAGCCAAGCACCTCATCGTTCCGTCATCCTCAGCCGCGTGCTCTGCGCTTTGCGGCCCACCTACAGAGTAAAACGGCCGGACACCGTCCGGCGTTACCATCATAGCGCATTTTGCCCGGCGCGCGCTTCCGGCGGCTTGTGAGGCAGTTTCCGTTGACACGGATGCCGCCCAGTGACTACGCTCGCTGCTGCGCGCCCGTGAGAGAAACCGCTCCAAGCCAGGAGGTCTGAGCCTGCCATGCAACGCTTTCGTCCGAGCATTCATGTGTTTCTTCTGCTGTTGTGCACGCTGCTGGTCGGGCCGGCCGGGCTGGCGCAGTCGGCGCTGACCCCGCACGACGTCGCCCGGCTGCGCAACGTGGCCAGCGCTGAAATCTCGCCCGACGGCCGCCACATCGCCTACGTGCTCAGCGTGCCGCGCATCCCGTTCGAGGAGCCCGACGGCCCGGCCTGGGCCGAGCTGCATGTTGCGGACACCGCCGGCCACTCCCGCCCGTTCGTCACCGGACCGGTGAACGTCGGCTCGATTGCCTGGACGCGCGACGGCAAGGGCATCAGCTTTCTGGCCCGTCGCAGCGGCGACCGCGCCCGGGCACTTTACGTCATCCCGCTCGACGGCGGCGAAGCCCGCAAAATCCTCGAACACGAAACGAACATCACCGCCTACTCCTGGAGCCCCGATGGGCGACGTGTCGCTTTTCTCGCTGCCGACGCCATCCCGGAAGCTAAACGAAAACTCCGCGAACAGGGGTTCAATCAGGAAATCTACGAGGAAGACGTGCCGTATGTCCGCGTCTGGATTGCCGAACCGGGCAGTGCAGCAAAGCCGCGCCAGTTGAATCTGCCCGGCTCAGCCCACGACGTGGCCTGGAGCCCGACCGGGGACCAGCTCGCTGTTGTGCTGGCCCCCACGCCGTTGGTGGACGATAGCCTGATTCGCAAACGGCTCCACATTGTCCGGCTGGCGGGCCACGAAGTGGCTGCGGTCCGTAAGGTCGAAAATCCGGGCAAGCTCGGCAAAGTGGTCTGGAGCCCGGACGGCCGCCGCCTGGCCATGATTTCTGCGGCGGAAATTCACGATCCCGCCGAAGGTCGGCTGATGGTGGTTGACGCCGCGACCGGCCAGTTTCGCGACCTGTTGCCCGGCTATCTGGGTCACGTCGCCGACGTCGCCTGGCAGGACAACGACACACTGATGTTCCTCGGCGACGAAGGCGTCTGGACGACGTTCAATGAAATTCGTGCCGATGGCTCCGGCCGCAAAACCATCCTCCCCGCCGGCGGGGTGATCCTGACCGGGTTCTCACTTTCACGGGACGGAACCGCTGCTGCCCTGCTCGGGCAGTCGCCCGAGCATCCGGCGGAGCTGTTCACCATGAAGCATGGGGACGCCGCCCCACGCCGGCTGACCAACTCCAACCCCTGGCTGGCCGAACGCCGACTGGCGCGCCAGGAAGTCGTCCGCTATCGCGCCCGCGATGGACTCGAACTGGAAGGTCTGCTGATCCGTCCGCTCGATGAGCAACCTGGCACGCGCTACCCGCTCATTCTGGTGGTGCACGGAGGCCCCGAGGCGCATTTCCGCAACGGCTGGCTGACCAGCTACAGCAACCCCGGGCAGATGGCCGCGGGCCGCGGTTTTGCTGTCTTCTACCCCAACTACCGGGGCTCGACCGGCCGGGGCGTTGCGTTCAGCCAGCTCAGCCAGGGCGACCCTGCCGGCAAAGAATTCGACGACCTGGTCGACGCTGTGGACCATCTGATTGCCACGGGCCTAGTGGACCGGAACAAAGTGGGCATCACCGGTGGCAGCTATGGCGGCTACGCTTCGGCCTGGGGCGCGACGTATTACTCGGAACGCTTTGCGGCCAGTGTGATGTTCGTCGGCATCAGCGACGAAATCTCAAAACTTGGCACCACCGACATTCCCTGGGAGATGTACTACGTCCACTTCCGTTACTGGCCCTGGGAGAAATGGCAGCACATGCTCGAACGCAGCCCGATTTATCACACCGGCAAGTCGCGCACACCGACGCTGATTCTCGGCGGCACCGATGACCCTCGGGTGCATCCGAGCCAGTCGCTCGAAATGTATCGCTACCTGAAGCTGCGCAGCCAGGCCCCGGTGCGCCTGGTGCGTTACCCGGGTGAAGAACACGGCAACCGCCGGGCAGCCTCGCGCCTGGACTACTCCCTGCGCATGCTCCAGTGGATGGAACATTACCTGAAAGGCCCCGGCGGCAGCCCGCCTCCCATCGAGTTGGACTACCGAGAACCCAGGTAAAGAGACGGAAGCCTGGCCGAGTGAGTACCGCAGCTTGGAGAAGCTCGGTGGTCCAACGAGCCAGCTGGTTGCCGCTCTCTCCGCTCCATTTCGACGCGCCGCGGATGGGCTGGTACAGGCGCATGCCGCTTTTCCAGGTGGGTCGCGCAGGTCAACAGCACTGAGCCGACCTGCGTCTACAACGGTGCGGGCTTGCGGGTGAAGAAGTGCGCGCCGATTGTTCGCGTTCCACGACCACGACGGTGTATATCTTCTCCGGGGCCAAGCTGATCGCCGAGTACGAGAACGGGGCGGCGCCATCGAGCCCGACGCGGGAGTACATCTAGTTGGGCTCGCAACTTCTGGCTACCCTGGAGGGCAGCACGACCAACTACCTTCACCCGGATCATCTTTCCACCCGCTTGACCACGGATGCCAGTGGCAACGTAGTCGAGCAGTGCCATTATCCGTTCGGGGAGTTCACCGGCGGGGCGAGTACGTGTACTATACCCACCAACTACCGCTTCGCAGGGATGGAATACGATTCCGAGACCGGTCTTTACCACACCTGGTTTCGGCAGTACGACCCGAGCCAGGGCCGCTGGACTGGCGTCGATCCGCTGAGCGGCTCCCTCAGCGACCCGCAGTCGCTCACCCGCTACGCCTACATCCTGAACGACCCAGTGAACCGCACCGATCCCTTGGGCCTGGAGTCTTCGGGGGGACCGGAGCCACAGGCAGGATGCTTTGCTGGTTTCTTCGTTGAAATGGGCTTGTCCATAGAAGAAGAGGAGCGCCGATTTGAGTTCGCCCGCTTGTTGAATCTGCCCGTGTCGGCCTGCCTGTCTACCGATGGACTCTTGTTTGAGATTGCCAGCGAAGATGCTGGCGGCGGTCCTGCGTCTGCACAAGAAAGTTCCGATGCCAATTCCCGGGAAATATGCTCTCGCCTCAGAAGCAAATTTCCAGCTAGGTTTGAGTTTGTTCAGAGCAACTTGGCTGTTGCCAAAAAAGTGGCTACAGTACTCGAGACCAGCCCAACGTTTATCCTTGGACTGTCATCGCTAGAAAGCGATGACAGTCGCAGCAGAATTGCTCGAACAGCTGGGAACTACTTCGGATTGACTGTTGGGAGACAATTCCGAGGGACTGAAGGCGAACCTTATGTGACAGCGGATGGTCGTAGATTTGGAAGATACCCAGAACCCAGTTTCGAAAATTCGGCATGGTCGTTTGCCGGAAGCACTCATGGAGCACGAGTCCGTGGTGCTGTAACTGCTGAAGATTTTGCCCGGGGACTGACAACAGGAACGCATAGGCTGGGGGCCTTCAATTCCGAGATGGGCTACTTCAGCCGATTGGTCAACCGTATTTCAAATATTTACGAGGTACTGAACTGCATCGATCGCGGGCTCTGAGTCAGACATGGCTTCCTAGACTGGAGCTCAATAACATTCAGAACACACATGACCGGGGATAACACGTTAGCTGGGCCGCAGAGAAAAAAGGGGCTATTCATGAGCATAATTTGCATCAGCCTCCTCTGGTGGGCAGTTTTGCTCTCAGGGTCACAACAAACTGACTCGAGGCAATCTTCTGCTCAGAAACTAGAAAAAATCTCTCTTCACGAAGCCGAAATCCTAATCTACTTGCTTCCGGCAGCAGTGGAGGTACGACGACAGGGCATGGATGTAGCCTGGGAGCTTCAAGATAGTGATGCCTATAATCAAAAGGACTTTTACATTTTCTGGGTCTACAACAAAGACCGAACTGGGACGGCCTCGGTCACCATTGGATACTTCGCCGTAAACAAGCATAATGCGGACGTTTGGGATCTCGTTTTTGACAGTCTGGTGCAAGGGAAAGAAATCGAGAGGGTACAAACAATTCTCCGCCGAGCTCATGCGATCACAGAGGATACCGTTCGGAGATTTCGCATGCTCAATCCTCATGCAGCCAGCAGCCCAATGTAGGGTGCTTGCAACCGCGGTGACTCGAACCATTGCAAAATTCTCCCTAAGACGATCAGGAACCAGGCGATATGGAAAAAGGCTTGGTAGATGGTGAGGGAACGATCTCAGCGCATGGCCAGGCGGCGAAAGTTGCCCAGCCAGGTGATGGTGCGCTCGACGGTCCAGCGACGCCGGTACCGACGCAGTTTGCGCCCGCCTTGCGTGGCCGGACTTGATTCTTCTTGTACGGACAGATCAACTCGATGCCCCGTCGCCGCAAACGGAACCGCAATGGATCGCTGTCGTAAGCCCTGTCGGCGATCACCCGCTCCGGCTTCTGCCGCGGACGGCCCGGGTGATGCCGCCGTCCTACGCGGATCGTCGCGAGCGTGGTCTCCGCGAGCCGGACTTCCGCCGGGGATGCAGAGTGAAGGTGGCCTCCCAGAGGAAGACCCTGGCCGTCAACCACCACCATCCACTTCGTGCCTTTCCCCCGGCGGGTTTTGCCCACTCCGCAGGATCCACAAAATGCTTTCCAGCACCCTGCGGTCGGGGGCACGCGGTCGGCCGCCGCGTAGGTGCCGAGGCGGCTTGGGAAGCAGGGGCCGAATCTTCTCCCATTGCGCGTCGGTCAGCAACGGACCGGATCGCGCCATCGGCCCTCCCCCTGGCGCTGCCGCCCCCTGTTATGCTTCATCTGAGAAAACCCAACCACCGTCATTTCAGAGCCTTGCATGGGGTTGTGCAACAGCTTCTTACACAATTCGGCGCATCCAAGCTCTGCTCCCCTGTGTCCGAGGGTTGTTGTAGGAGGTTGCTATGAATTTCGCTTCTTGGACTGGGTTTCAGTCAATTGTCGTTGTCAGCCTCATCGGGGCGGTGCTACTAGCCACCGCTCAAGGTAGCTCGCCACAGCCTGGGCTACTGGCCCTTCACGAAGCCGAGATCCTCATCTATCTCATTCCTCCGGCCCAAGCGGTTCGATCCCAGGGGATGGATGTTGGGTGGGAGCAGTCGCCAGCCAAAGAGCTCAATCAAGCGGATTACTTTTTTTTCTGGGTGTATAACTCTGCTCGCGAAGGGACTGGGTCCGTGACCGTTGGACACTACGCCGTCAATAAGCATACTGCAGACATCTGGGATCTTGTGAGCGACCAGATGGTCGAGTCGGCCGATCTGAAAGGGGTTCAGAGGATTCTACGCAAGGCCCACGGCATAGACGAGGATGTGATTCGGACGTACAGAATGAAACCACTCTGGTCACAATCAGAATAGGATTGCCACCGACAGTTGATGATGGACGCAGCTAGGGAGCCAGCAATGAGCGTGGGCCGTCCGGCGGCTTCGTTCCGGAGGAGCGGATGCGGAAGACGGTCAGCGGCGTGGGTGACGGACTATCTCTAGGTCGGGGCGGTGGTCATCTCCGAGAAGCAGGGCTCGACATGGACGGATTACATCTCCTTTGGCGGGCAGCGGAT